>JGI20225J20221_1000019_pt2:480000-521344 | contig 521344 bp, 458 predicted proteins | sample BioMet4_FD_20221 | JGI IMG/M metagenome (IMG submission 20221)
GGGGAGTGCTTATTGTAACCGTACCGTAAACCGACACAGGTGGGTGGGGTGAAAATCCTAAGGCGCGCGAGATAACCATCGTTAAGGAACTAGGCAAAATTGCTCCGTAACTTCGGAAGAAGGAGTGCCCTAGTACTGCCGTAGCAATACGGTGGGAACGGGTCGCAGTGAATGGGGCACCGTGACTGTTTAACAAAAACTTAGGGCTCTGCTGAAATCACAAGATGATGTATAGGGCCTGATGCCTGCCCGGTGCTGGAAGGTCAAGGGGAAGGGTCAACCGCAAGGTGAAGCTCTGAACTTAAGCCCCAGTAAACGGCGGCGGTAACTATAACCGTCCTAAGGTAGCGAAATTCCTAGTCGGGTAAGTTCCGACCTGCACGAATGGCATAACAAAGGTGCCGCTGTCTCAACGATGGGCTCGGCGAAATTGTGGTGCCAGTGAAGACGCTGGCTACGCGTAGCAAGACGAAAAGACCCTGTGGAGCTTTACTGTATCTTGTTATTGGGTTACGGTTTTAAATGCGTAGAATAGGTGGGAGACTTTGAGGTTGTCCTCTAGGGGGCAGCTGAGTCAGCAGTGAAATACCACCCTTTTGAAATTGTGACTCTAACCTACACCCGTGAATCCGGGTTGGGGACAGTGGCAGGTGGGCAGTTTGACTGGGGCGGTCGCCTCCCAAAAGGTAACGGAGGCGTTCAAAGGTTCACTCAGGCCGGATAGAAATCGGCCGCAGAGCGCAAGGGTAGAAGTGAGCTTAACTGTAAGGCCGACAGGCCGAGCAGGTACGAAAGTAGGACCTAGTGATCCGGTGGTCCCTCGTGGGAGGGCCATCGCTCAACGGATAAAAGCTACCCCGGGGATAACAGGCTGATCGGGCCCAAGAGTTCACATCGACGGCCCGGTTTGGCACCTCGATGTCGGCTCATCGCATCCTCCCGCTGAAGCAGGTGGGAAGGGTTGGACTGTTCGTCCATTAAAGCGGTACGTGAGCTGGGTTCAGTACGTCGTGAGACAGTACGGTCTCTATCTGCTATGCGCGAAGGAAACTTGAGAGGAGCTGACCACAGTACGAGAGGGCCTGGTTGGACGAACCTCCTGTATACCAGTTATCGTGCCAACGGTACAGCTGGTTAGCGGTGTTCGGTAGGGATAAACGCTGAAAGCATATAAGCGTGAAACCCGCCTCAAGATTAGGTTTCCCTTCCTCCGGTACGCCGGGGGACTCAAGGTCACCAGAAGACTACTGGTTTGATAGGCCGGATGTGTAAGCACAGTAATGTGTTAAGCTAACCGGTACTAATCGACCGTGAGGCTTGGCCATATTCTTCAATCCAAGGATTGCTGCTTCCATAACTAATATGTCGGGGCTAATGCCCCGGCATACTCCAAGAAAATTTGCTCTGTGAACGGTCAGGAATGAGACCGGTGGTGTTTCCGGTGAGGTTACACCCGTTCCCATTCCGAACACGGAAGTTAAGGNCACCAGGGCCGATGGTACTAACGCCCAACTCGGCGTTGGGAGAGTAGGTTGCTGCCGGTCTCATCCCTTATCGTTCACGGAGCATTTTTTTGCCCAAATTTGCAGTCCTTAGGCGGCCCGTTAACGCGGGTTGCTTTTTTGTATTTTCATAATCCGCTGGACTTTGTCCCGCGGAATTTGATAAAGTGAAGGTAATATGAACCTCAGTAAAGAGCAAAAGAAAGAAATGTCGACAGAACTGGCAGGCGAACTTAAAGGCGCCACCGGTGTATTCTTTGCTTCATACCAGGGGCTCAAATTCAAGGAAATCGCGGTTCTGAGGGGCAAACTGTCCCCCACCCATACGACTTTCCGCGTTGTGCGCAACAGCGTTGCTGCTTTCGCACTCAAGGACGCGGGGATCGACGGGAAAGCCGAACTTTCCGAGATGAAAGGGCCTACGGCCATAGCCATTCAGCAGACCGGCGACATCGTCGAGTCCGCGAAGGTTCTGGTTGCGTTTGAAAAAGAATTCCCGGCGCTGAAGCTTCGCTCCTGCTATTCATCGCAGTCGTGGTTCAATGTAAACGAGTGCAGACAGCTTTCCAAGCTGCCCACGCGTATCGAACTGGTCGGCCATCTGGCCGGTACTCTGTACAGCTCCGTTAGTCAGATTGCCGGTGTTTTACAGGCTCCGATCCGTGACTTCGCGTATGTGCTCCAGGCTGTTCATGACAAGAAGAAAGGCGAAGCTGCTGCCTAAGTCCGCATGGACTTAAAAAGCGGCGGTAGTCCGAAAGGATAAACGCGGTGAAGCCGCGCGGCTACCAATTCAGGAGGATAAATGGCTAAGATATCTAAAGACGAAATGCTTGAAGCAATTTCCGGCATGACTGTGCTCGAACTTTCCGATCTCGTTAAGGCGATCGAAGAGAAATTTGGCGTGAAAGCTGCTCCCGCGATGGGCGCCGTTATGGCTGCCCCCGCTGCCGGCGCTGCTGCCGCTGCCGAAGAGAAAACCGAATTTACCGTGGTGCTGTCCGGCGTGACCGATGCCACGAAGAAAATCAGCGTGATCAAAGTTGTCCGCGAACTCACCGGCCTCGGCCTGAAAGAGTCCAAGGACCTCGTTGAAGGCGCCCCGAAGAACGTTAAAGAAGGCGTTGACAAAGCCGCTGCCGAAGAGATGAAGAAAAAGCTCGTCGAAGCCGGCGCTTCCGTTGAACTGAAATAAGAAGTCTTTCTGAAACAGAATATCTCAGTCCCGCAGGCCACCGAAAGGGGGTCTTGCGGGGCTGAGATATCGTCGATATTAAAGCGACGCGGCAAATTCCAGACAAAGCGCAGCTGCCCGCTGCACGAGGTTTAAATGAATCAATTAAATTTTGCCAAGATTCCGCAGATATTGAAATTGCCCAATCTGCTTGAAATGCAGAAACGCTCCTTTGAAGATTTTTTGCAGAAAGATGTCAGCCCCAATGATCGCCAGCTTAAAGGCCTCCAGGCCGCTTTCCTGGATGTTTTCCCGATAGAGTCACCCGATGGCAGCATGAAGCTCGAGTTTATGCGTTACGAACTCGGCGACCCCCGTTATTCCACCCCTGAAGAGGCAGCTGTCAGGGACGGTACGTACCAAGTTCCCCTTAAAGCCTGGATGTCTCTCTCCGTAAAACAGAAAACCGGCAAACTTAAAGAAGTGCTTGAGCAGGATGTCACCCTTTGCGAAGTTCCGCTGATGACCGAAAGCGGATGCTTTGTTTTTAACGGTGCGGAACGCGTTATCGTCAGCCAGATGCACCGCTCTCCCGGCGTGATTTTTGAAGAAGACGAAGAGAAGAAACAGTCCACCCTCGGCAAACAGCTTTATTTCGCCCGCATGATTCCCTACCGCGGCGCATGGGTGGAGTTTGAATTCGACCTTGCCAACATACTCTGGGTCCGCCTTGACCGCAAGAAAAAAATCCTTGCAACGACTTTCCTGCGCGCATGCGGCCTTGAAACCAATTCCGAAATTCTCAAGACCTTTTATCAGTGTGAAAAAGTGGAAGTCCGCCCCGACGCAGCCGGCGATATTATCGGCCGCTACCTCGTGGAAGACGTAGTCGACACCGCCACGGGCGAAGTCCTGTGGAACCTCGATGAAAAACCCACCACCGCCATTGACGACAAAGCTTTCAAGCAGTTCGTCGAAAGAGGCGTAAAGAGCATTAACGTTATTACCGGCAATCCCCGTCAGGATGCGCCGGCCATTCTGCTTACCCTTGAAAGCAGAAAGGACCAGTCCAAGAGCGCGAAGGAAGCCCAGCAGGACATTTATAAAAAGCTTCGCGGTCAGGACTTTGTCGTTAAGGAACAGGCCGAACAGTTCCTCGACAACCTCATTTTCAACAACCTGCGCCGCTACGACCTGAGCTTCGTCGGCCGCTACAAAATCAACAAGAAACTGCGCCCGCTCTACGAAAGGCTCATCGCAATGGACCCTGAAAAGTTCAAGATGCCCAACGACAAGCGGCGCACTCTCTGCCTCGAAGATATCGTTGTCACCCTTCAGTACCTGCTGGCGCTCAACAACGGCACCACGCACATCGTGCACAACAATATCAAGTACGCTTTCGAACTGGACGATATCGATCACCTCGGCAACCGCCGCGTGCGCGGTATCGGCGAACTGCTGGAAAACCAGATTCGCGTTGGTCTGTCGCAGATGGCCCGCACTGTTCGTGACAGAATGAACAAGGAAGATAAGACCCTCACGCCGCGCGCTCTCGTAAACGCGCAGCCCGTGCAGGCGATTATCCGCAAGTTCTTCGGAACCTCGCAGCTTTCGCAGTTCATGGACCAGATCAACCCGCTGTCCGAAATGACGCATAAACGCAGACTTTCGGCTCTGGGTCCCGGCGGTCTTAACAGAAAGCGCGCGGGCTTTGAAGTCCGCGACGTGCACCACACGCATTACGGCCGCGTCTGCCCGATTGAAACTCCCGAAGGTCCGAACATCGGTCTTATCACCTCACTGGCCTGCTATGCCAGAATCAACGAATACGGTCTTATTGAAGCGCCGTACCGCCGCATTGAAAACGGCAAGGTCACCGACCGCGTTGATTATCTTACCGCCGACAAGGAAGACGAATTCCGCGTCGCTCAGGCTAACACCCCGATTGACAGCAAGGGAATGATTTCCGCGGATACGGTCTACGGCCGTTACCGCTCCGATTATCCCGTCATGGGACCGAAGGATGTCTCGTACATGGACATCTCGCCCCTGCAGGTCATCTCCGTTTCCGCCGCTCTGATNCCNTTCCTNGNNCACGACGACGCGAACCGCGCCCTCATGGGCTGCAACATGCAGCGCCAGGGCGTGCCTTTGCTGCTGGCGGAATATCCGCTGGTCGGTACGGGTATTGAAAACGAAGTGGCCCGCGACTCAGGCGCCTGCATTTCCGCCCGCCGCGCCGGCCGCGTCATCTACTCCTCGGCCGATATGATTGCCGTCCAGCCGGACGACGAGCATCCCCCGAAGGTGGATATTTACACCCTTATTAAATACAAGCGCTCCAATCAGGACACCTGCATCACGCAGCGTCCCGTCGTGCGCTCAGGCGATATCGTAAAGAAAGGCGATGTTCTCGCCGACGGCCCGTCCACCAAGGACGGTCAGCTGGCTCTCGGCCGCAACCTGCTGGTCGGGTTCCTGAGCTGGGAAGGCTACAATTACGAAGACGCCATTCTCCTTTCCGAAAGACTGGTAAAGGAAGATATTTTCACATCAGTGCACCTGCACGAGTTTGAAGTCGAAGCCCGCAGCACGAAACTGGGCGCGGAAGAAATAACGCGCGATATCCCGAACGTAGGCGCCGACGCTCTGTCGCACCTCGACGAGCAGGGTATCGTAATTCCGTCCACCGTCGTGGGCCCCGGCTCCATTCTGGTCGGCAAGGTCACACCCAAGGGCGAACAGCAGCTTACCCCTGAGGAACGCCTGCTGAAGGTCATCTTCGGCAAGAAGGCCGAAGACGTAGTCGACGCTTCCCTGCGCGTGCCTCCCGGCGTGTCCGGCAAGGTAATCGGCACGAGAGTTTTCGTCCGCAAGGAAAAACTCACCAAGCAGGAAGAGAAAGCCCGCATGGACGCCATCGAGGAACGCAAGGAGCGCGCACTCGCCGCTCTGGCCGAACAGAAGAAGGCCGCTCTCGACAACGTCCGCAATTCCGGCAAGCAGAAGACCAAGGACGAAGAACGCATTGTCCTGTTCTTCAAGCTGGCCGAGGACAAGATTCATAACGATTACGACCGCGAACGCGATCTCGCCCATCAGGGCGACGACCTCGCGGTGACGGTCAACAAAACGGTGAAAGTCTGCATCGCCTCCAAGCGCAAAGTGCAGGTCGGCGACAAACTTTCAGGCCGCCACGGCAACAAAGGTGTCGTTGCCAAGATTATGGCCGAAGAAGATATGCCCTTCATGCCGGACGGCACGCCTATTGACGTTGTGCTTTCCCCGCTGGGTATTCCTTCCCGTATGAACGTAGGACAGCTTTTTGAAACGATGCTCGGCTGGGCGGGCAAACAGCTCGACTGCCAGATGATCACGCCGGTGTTCGACGGCGCCAGCGAAAATGAAGTTCTTGAAAAGATACGCGAAGCCAAAAAAGAACTCATCAAGCGCGGCATGCCCGAGAAATATCTGCCGGATGATTATTGCCGCATCACGCTCTACGACGGCCGGACCGGCGAACCGTTCGCCGAAAAGGTCACCATCGGCTACATGTACATGATGAAGCTCATCCACCTGGTGGAAGACAAGGTGCATGCCCGTTCTACAGGCCCGTACAGCCTTATCACCCGTCAGCCTCTGGGCGGAAAGGCTCAGTTCGGCGGCCAGAGATTCGGCGAAATGGAAGTCTGGGCNNTNGAAGNCTACGGCGCGNCNTANNNGCTGCAGGAATTCCTTACGGTCAAGTCCGACGACTTCGTGGGCCGCACCAAGATGTACGAAGCCATTATTAAGGGTGAAACCCCGCAGCCTCCCGGCGTGCCGGAATCGTTTAAAGTTCTTATCAAGGAACTGCAGGCGCTCGGTCTCAGCGTTGATTTGCTGAAGACGACCGACAAGGCTGAAGGCACAACGGACTCCGCGGAAGCAGCGAAGTCGACGGCTGAAGAAAAGGCCGAAAAATAGCGGTAGTTTTTGGAGAAATTACGATGCTCGGAATTTCAAATAAAACGGCAGGCAAAAAGACGAAAAAAGTCGGTGAAATGAACTTCTTCGACTTTAACGCCATGAAGCTCGGTATCGCGAGCCCCGAACAGATAAAGGCATGGTCCAGCGGCGAAGTCAAGAAGCCGGAGACCATCAACTACCGCACTCTTAAACCAGAGCGCGACGGCCTTTTCTGCGAAAGGATATTCGGACCCACGAAGGACTATGAATGCTCCTGCGGCAAATACCGCTGGATTAAATTCAAAGGCATGGTCTGCGACCGCTGCGGCGTGGAAATCACCGAAAGCAAGGTGCGCCGCGAGAAGATGGGACACATTGACCTCGCAGTGCCCGTCGCCCATGTGTGGTTCCTGCGCAAGACTCCGTCGAGAATCGGCATCATGCTTGACATGCGCGCCACGGACCTTGAACGCGTCGTCTACTACGCCAGCTATGTGGTTCTGGAAGACGTTGTCGACCCCGTTACCCAGCGCGTCGAAATGAAGCGCTGCGATCTGCTGACCGACGCGCAGGTGCGCGAGGCCCGCAAGAAATACGGCAGCAAAATCAAGGTCGGCATTGGCGCGACCGCGATACGCAGCCTGCTCGAAAGCATTAATTTCGACCTCGAGATTCCCAAACTTTACGAGGATCTCAAGAACAGCCAGTCCGAAGTAGAGCGCGCGAAACTTCTGCGCCGTCTCAAAACCCTTGAGGAGTTCAAGGACAGCGGCAACCGCCCCGAATGGATGATTATGACCATTCTGCCGGTCATCCCGCCGGACTTGCGCCCTCTCGTTCCGCTCGAAGGCGGCCGCTTTGCCACCTCCGATCTTAACGATCTTTACCGCCGCATCATCAACCGCAACAACCGCCTCAAGCACATCGAGGCGCTGCGGGCGCCCGAAGTCATGGTTTATAATGAAAAGCGCCTTCTGCAGGAAGCGGTGGACGCACTCATCGAAAACGGTGCGCGCGGCAAATTCTTCATCGGCGCAGGCGGCCGGCCGCTTAAGTCGCTGTCCGATGTTATCAAGGGAAAGCACGGCCGCTTCCGTCAGAACCTGCTCGGTAAGCGTGTCGACTATTCCGGACGTTCCGTCATCGTCGTCGGCCCCAGCCTGAAACTTAATCAGTGCGGTCTGCCGAAACTGATGGCGCTTGAACTGTTCAAACCTTTTATTATCGGCGAACTCATGCGCCGCGAAAACGTCACGCTCAAGGCCGCCAAGAAAATGCTCGAAAGAGTCCGGCCCGAGATCTGGGATATTCTTGAATACGTCACCAAGAACCACCCCGTGATGCTTAACCGCGCGCCCACGCTGCACAGACTGGGTATTCAGGCTTTCGAACCGGTGCTTATTGAAGGCAAGGCCATTCAGCTTCATCCGCTGACCTGCGCCGCCTTCAACGCCGACTTCGACGGCGACCAGATGGCCGTGCACGTGCCGCTGTCGCTGGAAGCGCAGCTTGAAGCCAGAATGCTGATGATGTCCACCAACAACATCCTGTCGCCGGCGTCCGGCCGTCCCATCGCCGCTCCGTCGCACGACATGGTCATGGGCGTCAACTACATTACCAAGATCAAAGCCTGCGAACCCGGCGAAGGCCGCATCTTCTCGTCCAAGGAAGATGCCCTTGCCGCTTATGAGTTCAACGCAATTTCACTGCACGCAAAAATAAAAGTTGCGGGCATTAACGAACTCACCGAAAAGAATCTGGCTGAAGCCGACCGTCTTACTCCCTCCAAGTGGAAGGATTATACGTCGGTGGGCCGCATTATTTTCAACAATGCCCTGCCCTCAAACTGGGGCTATATCAATAAGGTGATGGGCAAAAAGGAACTGTCAAAACTCGTCGAGGAATGTTACAAGGACAAGAAGTACGGCCATTACCAGACGGTGCAGCTGCTTGATAACATAATGAAGCTCGGTTACAAGTATGCCACCCGTTCCGGCCTGTCCATCTCGGTCGCGGACATGACGGTTCCCGCCGTCAAGAAAGATTACATTGCCAAGGCCCGCAAGAAAGTCTCCGACATTCAGAATCAGGCCGAGGCCGGCATCATCACCGAAGGCGAACGCTATAACAAGGTCATCGATATCTGGACCCGCGTTACGGACGAAGTCGCCGAAAAGCTGTTTGATGAAATGGGTAAACAGGAGCGCGCGCCTTACAAGACCAACAGCCAGCGCTTCAACTCCATATTCCTTATGGCGGACTCGGGCGCCAGAGGCTCGCGCCAGCAGGTCCGTCAGATTGCCGGCATGCGCGGTCTTATGGCCAAGCCGCAGAAGAAACTGACCGGCGGCATCGGTGAAATCATCGAGTCGCCCATCGTCGCCAACTTCCGCGAAGGCCTTACCGTTCTCGAATACTTCATTTCGACGCACGGCGGCAGAAAGGGTCTGTCCGACACCGCTCTGAAAACGGCCGAAGCCGGCTACCTGACCAGAAGACTCGTCGATGTGGGCCACAACGTCGTCATTACCGAGGACGATTGCGGAACCTCCAACGGCATTACGGTCAAGTCGCTTATGAGCGGCGAAGAAGTTATTGAACCGATTGAAGAACGCATTATCGGCCGCATCTCGCAGGAAACCGTCAAGATATCGGTTCCCGGCGCGGACGGCAAACCGGTGGAAAAAGTCATCGTCAAGGAAGGCGAACTCATTACTTCCGCCATCGCGGCCGACGTCAAGAAATACAAAATCGAATCGCTGCGGATACGCTCCGTTCTTACCTGCGAATCCGAATTCGGCGTTTGCGCAAAGTGCTACGGCCTCAACCTCGCGACGTGGGAAATGGTCAACGTCGGTGAAGCGGTCGGCATCATCGCCGCGCAGTCAATCGGCGAACCAGGCACCCAGCTTACGCTGAGAACATTCCACATCGGCGGTACGGCATCGCGCGTTCTGGGACGCTCCCAGGCCATCGCGGACGTCCCCGGAAAAGTGGAGTTCGTCGACATTCACGAACTGACCAACCGCTTCGGTCAGCGCGTCTGCGTGTCCAGAAACGGCATCATCCGCGTTCTGCCCGCCATCGGCCCCATGAAGGAATACCGCCTGCAGTACGGCGCAAGCCTTAATGTGAAATCCGGTGAGGCGGTCGAGCACGGCAAAGTGATGGCCGAATGGGATCCGCACTCGCTGCCCATCATCGCCGAATCCGACGGTACAATCGTCCTGCAGGACCTTATCGAAGGTATCACCCTGCACGAGGAACGCAACAAGGTAACCGGCGTAATCGAGCGCAGAATCATCGGCAGCCGCGAGAGCAAAAAGAACCCGCGTGTGTCGATTGCAAAGAAGAACAGCGACCAGAAAATAAATTATCCTCTTCCTATCGACACCATACTAATGGTAGAATCTAATGATGAAGTCCAGAAGGGCGACATCATTGCCAAGATTCCTAAAGAGGCTGGTGCCACTAAGGATATCACGGGCGGTCTGCCCCGTATTGCAGAGCTCTTTGAAGCAAGAAAGCCCCGCAATCCCGCTATAATCTCGGAGATTGAGGGAACGGTCAGCCTGGAAACCTCGCCTAAGGGACTTATCGAAGTCTCGGTGCGCAATGATGAAACGGGCCAGGTAAAACCGTGCAGCATACCGCATGGCAAGCATCTCGTCGTGTATGAAGGCGACCACGTCGGCGTCGGAGAGGCGCTTACGGACGGAGCCATAAATCCTCACGACATACTTCATGTCAAGGGCATTAAGGATGTGCAGGAATTCCTGCTCAATGCCATTCAGGAAGTGTATCGTCTGCAGGGTGTTACAATCAACGACAGGCACATAGAAGTCATTGTGCGCCAGATGCTGGGCAACATGCGGATAATAGATCCGGGCGAAACGAGCCTCCTCAAGGGGGAAATCGTCAGCAAGGCAGCATTCCTTCTCGCCAATAAACAGGTGCGCAAGGAAGGCAAGAAAGAGGCTCAGGGTGAATCGATACTGCTGGGCATCAGCAAGGCCTCGCTGGCTTCGGAATCTTTTATCTCGGCCGCCAGCTTCCAGGAGACCACTAAGGTTCTCACGGACGCGGCGATAATGGGCCAGGTGGATCACCTCCGCGGCCTTAAGGAAAATGTCATAGTCGGACATATAATACCGGCCGGAACAGGAATTTCTGTCAGGAAGTTTGAACAGGAATCTGCCGCTGGCAAAAAGCACTGAGGAGTGTAAAGTCGGAATGCCAACAGTTAATCAGATGATAAGACATGGAAGGAACAAGCAGGTTATCAGGACCAAGGCCCCCGCTCTTGTGTCCTGCCCCCAGAGAAGGGGTGTATGCACCCGCGTCTATACGACCACGCCTAAAAAGCCAAACTCGGCTCTGCGGAAAGTGGCTCGTGTAAAGCTGACTTCAAAGGTCGAAGTCACCGCCTATATTCCGGGCGAGGGTCATAACCTGCAGGAACATTCGATAGTCCTTGTTCGCGGAGGCCGCGTTAAGGATCTGCCCGGTGTGAGATATCACATCGTTCGCGGAACCCTCGACGCCTCCGGCGTTGAGAACAGAAAACAGGGTCGCTCGCTTTACGGCGTCAAGAGACCCAAGGCTTCAAAATAACCAAGGATTATTGACAGAGGTAAGGAACAATGCCCAGAAAAGGTTTAAGACCCAGAGACAGAAGAGATTTACCGTCGGGCGACATGAAGCACAATTCCGTGCTTCTTGCCCGCTTTATCAACAAGATAAACTTCGCCGGCAAGAAAAATGTGGCGGAACGCGTCGTGTACGATGCGCTCGACATTATCCAGGACAAGACCAAGGAAGACGCGGTGACCCTGTTCAACAAGGCCATCGAGAACGTCCGCCCGCTCGTCGAAGTTAAAGCACGGCGCGTCGGCGGCGCGACCTATCAGGTCCCCTGCGAAGTGCGCCAGCTCAGAAGCACCAGCCTTGCAATGCGCTGGATTCTGACTGCCGCCAGAAGCAGAAAGGGCCGCCCCATGGCGGAGAAACTTGCCGAAGAACTGCTGCTTGCCTCCAAAAAGGAAGGCACGGCGTTCAAAAAGCGTGAAGATACGCACAAAATGGCGGAGGCCAACCGGGCTTTCGCTCATTACAAATGGTGAACTAACCCAGGGACACAGGTATTATGGCACAAGAATTTCCAATTGAGAAAGTAAGAAATATCGGCATCATCGCACATATTGATGCCGGAAAAACCACGACTACGGAACGCATCCTCTATTACACCGGCCGCATCCACAAGATCGGCGAGGTGCACGACGGTGCCACCACGACGGACTGGATGCCTCAGGAACGCGAAAGAGGCATAACCATCACCGCCGCGGCGACCTATGCCAAGTGGCTGGATTGTCAGATCAACATCATCGACACTCCGGGACACGTGGACTTCACCGCCGAAGTTGAGCGCAGCCTTCGCGTCCTTGACGGCGCAGTGGTTGTGTTTGACGGCGTTCAGGGCGTGGAACCTCAATCGGAAACCGTTTGGCGCCAGGCCGACAAGTACAACGTTCCCCGCATAGCTTACATCAACAAGATGGACAGACTCGGTGCCGACTTTACGATGTCTGTTAAATCCATTCAGGAAAAGCTGGGCGGAAACGCCTGCCCCATTCAGCTGCCCATCGGCGCGGAAGACAAACTCCGCGGCATCATCGATCTGGTGCAGATGAAGGCTTATATATGGAACGGCGAAGAACTCGGCGCGAAGTTCGACATCACCGACATTCCCGCCGAACTCATGGACGAGTCCAAGAAAGCGCGCGATTTCATGCTCGAGAAAATTGCCGACTATGACGAGAGCATCATGGAGCGCTACCTTGCGGGCCAGCACGATTTCACCGTCGAAGAACTGCGCGCGGCAATCCGCCGCGGCGTCCTCAGTGCAAACTTCTTCCCGGTAATCTGCGGTTCCTCCTACAAGAACAAGGGCGTGCAGCCGCTGCTGGATGCGGTCTGCTACTACCTGCCGTCCCCTCTCGATATTCCGCCGGTAAAGGGCACAGTGCCCGGCACCGACGACGCCATTGAAAGACACAGCAAGGAAACCGAGCCGTTCTCGGCACTGCTGTTTAAGATTCAGAGCGACCCCTACGTCGGTAAACTGGCGTTCTTCCGCGTGTATTCCGGAAAACTCAACGCCGGCGATTCCGTAATGTTCGGCCGCAAGCGTGCTACCGAGCGCATCGGCCGTATCCTGCGCATGCACGCTGATAAGCGTGAGGAAATCAAGACCGTCCGCGCCGGCGACATTGCCGCCACCGTGGCCCTCAAGAACGCCTCCGTCGGTGAAACGATGAGCGACCCCGAGAAGCCGATCATATTTGAAGCGATCACCTTCCCGGAACCCGTCATCTCCATCGCCATCGAGCCGAAGTCCAAGGAAGACGAGGAAAAGATGTCCAACGCCCTCGCCCGCCTGGCCGAAGAAGATCAGACTTTCCGCGTCAAGACCGACGAGGAAACTGCCCAGACCATCATTTCCGGTATGGGCGAACTCCACCTCGATATCATCGTGGACCGCATGCGCCGCGAATTCAACGTGCAGGCAAACGTAGGCCGCCCGCAGGTTGCCTATCGCGAAACCATCGGCGCGACGATCGAAGAGGAAGGAAAATTTGTCAGACAGTCCGGCGGCCGCGGTCAGTACGGCCATGTCTGGCTGAAGCTCGAACCCCTGCAGAAAGGCAGCGGCTTTGAGTTCGTAGACGACATCAAGCAGGGCCGCATTCCGAAGGAATTCATTCCTGCGGTTGAAAAGGGCTGCCGTGAAGCCCTCGACGGCGGCGCAATGGCCGGCTATCCCATAACGGATATGCGTGCCACGCTGTTTGACGGTTCATTCCATGAAGTCGATTCATCGGAAATCGCTTTCAAGATAGCCGCTGGTATGGCTCTGCGCTCAGGCTGCAAACGCGCGTCGCCCCGGCTGCTTGAGCCTATCATGAAAGTCGAGGTTGTGACTCCGGAAGCGAATATGGGCGACATTATCGGAGATCTCAACTCCCGCCGCGCGAAAATCGCCGAAATGGGAAATCGCGGAAACGTGCGCTTTATCAGAGGCACGGTGCCCCTTTCCGAAATGTTCGGTTACGCGACGGTCGTAAGGTCGCTGTCCCAGGGCCGCGCCTCCTTCAACATGGAGCCCAGCCATTATGAGGAAGTCCCCGCTCATGTGGCCAAGGCAATTGTTGAAAAGCGCGAGACCAAGGCGGCTGCCTAGCAATGCTATCGCCGCTGTTTCCAAGACAAGCGGCGGATAATTTGCTAGAATGTCTAAATGCCTGATAAAAAGGTGAAAGAAATGGCAGAAGAAACGAAATCACACGAATCTAAAGCTTTTAAGCTTGACGGCCAGGAGCGGATCCGCATTAAGCTGCGCTCCTACGACCACAGAATACTTGACCAGTCGGTTGGGCGCATCGTCGAAACGGCGCGCCGCACCGGAGCCATAGTTGCCGGCCCCGTGCTCCTTCCGACCCGGATTAAAAAGTACACTGTGCTGCGCTCCCCGCATACGGACAAAAAGTCCCGCGAGCAGTTCGAGATGCGCATACACAAGCGGCTCATCGATCTGAAGAGCCCGACATCCAAGACGGTGGACGAACTTATGAAGCTCGATCTGCCCGCCGGTGTGGATGTTGCGATAAAGATGTAATCGCCATATAAATCTGTTCGAGGTCAGAAATGTCAGATTTGAAAGAAAACGCAACCCCCGTTGAAAGCAAAGCCGAGCCGAAGCAGGCTCCGGTCCAGCTGCGCGCCATGCTTGCCGAGAAAGTCGGCATGACGCAGGTCTTCGACGCTGAGGGCAACCTTAAGGGCGTAACCGTCCTTAAGGCCGGTCCCTGCACCGTCACCACGGTCAGAACGCCCGCCCAGGACGGCTACAATGCCGTTTGCCTCGGCTTCGGCGAAGCTGATACCAAGAAATTGTCCAAGCCGATGGCCGGACAATTTGCTAAAATAAAAGTAACACCGGTCCAGCATCTTAAGGAATACCGCCTCAGCGACGTGGCGGGTTTCGAGATCGGACAGGTCGTCACCCTTAAAGACAGATTCCAGCCCGGCGATTACGTCGACGTGCAGGGAATCACGAAGGGCCGCGGTTTTGCCGGCGGTATGAAACGCCACGGCTTCCGCGGTATGCCCGCGTCCCACGGTGCTTCCGATAAGGAACGTGCACCCGGTTCGCTGGCTTCCCGCCGTTCACTGGGCCGTGTCATTCCCGGCCAGCGCATGGCAGGCCATATGGGCCAGACGACCATGACCATGTCGAAGATTGAAGTGGTCAAGGTGGACGCCGACAAGAACCTTATTTACGTCTGCGGTTCCGTTCCCGGTACCAACGGTTCTATAGTCTCCCTGCTTGAGACCTCCAAGAACCGCAAGCGCAGACTGGTTGTCGCGAAGGTCGCAAAGAAGGGCGCCGCGAAAGCCGCACCCAAAAAGAAATAACCTTTGAGGAATAGAAATGGAAACCGAAGTTCTTAATATTAAAGGCGAAACAGTTGGGAAGTGCGAACTTCCGGAAGTGCTTTTCGGCGCCAAGCCGGAACCGCATTTTCTGTACGAGTTTGTGACGGCATACCTCGCAAACCAGAGATCCGGCACGGCCTGCGTGAAAACGCGCGGCGAAGTGTCCGGCGGCGGCAGAAAGCCCTACAAGCAGAAGGGCACCGGCCGCGCGAGACAGGGCAGCACGCGCTCGCCCATCTGGCGCAAGGGCGGCGTGGCGTTCGGTCCCAGACCGCACTCCCACCGCAGAGAACTGCCCGCGACCAAGCGTCACCTGGCACTTACCCAGGCGCTGTCGGCGGCATTCTCCGGCAACAAACTGACCGTCATTGACGGTCTCAAGCTCAAGAAAGCGAAGACGGGCGAACTCAGTGCGATACTGGGCAAGCTCTCTTCCGGCAACAAGCCGCTGCTCGTGTCGATGAGAACCGACAAGAATATCGAGCTGGCCGGGCGCAATATCGACGGGCTCAATCACTGCAAACCCGCCGACCTCAACGCTTATCTGGTGCTTAACAGCAGCAAAATCGTAATCACCAAGGACGCCCTTGAGAACATGGGCTCGCTCTGGAAGGAAGGTTCCGCAAAATGAACAACATATTCGAGGTTTTGAAGAAACCTTTATTAACCGAAAAGAGCCTGACTCAACGGGACACGCAGAACAGATACAGCTTCATCGTGGCGAAGGCCGCCACGAAGTGCGAAATCCGCCAGGCTGTTGAAAAGATGTTCAACGTGAAGGTGAAGAAAGTCTGCACGGCAGTGCTGCCGGGCAAACTTCACCGCATGGGCCGGTTCGAAGGCTACAGATCAGACTTCAAAAAAGCCATGGTCACCCTTCAGGCCGGACAGAAGATTGATACGACTGAAGCTGCCTAAGGAGAGCGCACTATATGCCCAATAAAGTTTTCAAACCGTATACTCCTTCCAGAAGATTCTTCTCGGTGGCGGATTTTTCCGAAATCACGAAAGCCACTCCCGAAAAGAGCCTGACGGTCGGTATGCGCAAGAGCGGCGGCCGCAACAACACCGGTATGGTGATGGTTCGCCACATCGGCGGTGGTCACAAGCGTGCCTACCGCAAAATTGATTTCAAGAGAGAAAAACTCGGCATCCCCGCAAAGGTTGCGTCCATCGAGTACGATCCGAACAGAAGCGCGCGTATTTGCCTTCTCAGCTACAAAGACGGCGAAAAGCGCTACATCCTGCACCCGCTGGGTGTTTCTGTCGGCGATACTCTGATGTCCGGCCCTACCGCCGATGTCAGACCCGGAAACGCGCTCCCTCTGCGCAACATTCCGGAAGGTTCGTTCATACACGCCATTGAGCTTAACGAGGGCAAAGGAGCCCAGCTTGCCCGTTCCGCTGGTGCGCAGGCTCAGCTTATGGCAAAGGAAGGCGACTACGCCCATGTGAAGATGCCGTCAGGCGAGATCAGACTGATCCCCGTCGGCTGCATGGCCACTCTGGGCCAGGTCGGCAACGTCGAGCATAACACAATTATTCTCGGCAAGGCCGGCCGCAAGAGACACCTCGGCGTGAAGCCGACCGTTCGTGGCGGCGCCATGAACTCGGTCGATCACCCGATGGGCGGCGGCAGAGGCAAGTCGAAAGGTAACAACGTGCCGCGCTCGCCGTGGAATCAGCCTTCCAAGGGCTTTAAGACACGCACCAAATCTAAGATTTGGAGTTGGATGATCGTCCAGGACAGACGTAAATCCAAAGCACAATCATGGAGGTGGTGCGTGTCTTAAAGCCCTTGGAAGGCCTCGGCGGAGGCCGCGGACACTCTAAGGGTAATAATGTGCCCCGCTCGCCGTGGAATCAGCCTTCCAAGGGCTATAAGACCAGACCCAGCAAAATCTGGGACTGGATGATTGTTCAAGACAGAAGAAAGAACAAAGGGCTTCAATAGGAGGTTAGGCAATGGGAAGGTCAACTAAGAAAGGCCCCTATGTGGATTTGAGTCTCCTCAAGAAAGTTCAGGCAATGAACAAAGCAGGGGAGAAGAAGTCCGTAAAAACGTGGGCAAGAACCTGTACGATAGTCCCGGAATTCGTGGGACACACATTCATGGTGCACAATGGCCGCAAATTCCTTCCGGTGTACGTTTCGGAAAGAATGGTCGGACACAAGCTCGGTGAATTTTCATTCACACGTCTGTTCAAGGGACACGGCGAAGCGCATACCAAGGCCGCCTCTGCCCTGACCTAGTTGAGAGGATAGAAATCTATGCAAGCTGTTGCCAAGGCAAAGTTTCAGAGATACGGTCGCAGAAAGGTCGGGCAGGTGCTCGACCAGATCCGCGGAAAAAACATACATATCGCGGAGCAGATAGTCTCTATGGTGCCGCGTGGTTGCGCAGATATGGTGCGCAAGACCCTGCACTCAGCCGCCGCGAACCTGTCGATACTGGCAGGCAAGCCGGTTGATCCGAAGAACATCTGGATCAAAGAGGCGTTTGCAAACCAGGGCCCGATGAAGCATCTTAGACGCGTTCAGCCGGGACCGCAGGGAAGAGCCATGCCCTACAAGCGCAAGGTTTCCCATCTGACGGTCGTGGTTACGGACGAAAAGTGACGGAGGGTGATTAATCACTAAAATTATGGGTCATAAAATACATCCCAAAGCGCTGCGCTTAGGTTATGTGCAGGACTGGCAGTCACGGTGGTTCTCACCCAACGGCATGCCCGCTCTGTTGCGCGAAGATTATCAGATTCGCGCGCTTATTAAGGACAAATTCCGCATGGCTTCGGTCAGCTGGATTGGCATTGAACGCGCCGGTTCTTACCTCCGCGTCAACATTCACTCGGCCCGCCCGGGCGTGGTGATCGGCAAGAAAGGCGCCGACATCGAAGCCCTGCGCAAGTCGGTTGAAAAGATCGCCGGAAGCCGCACTTTCATCAACGTGATGGAAGTAAAGAATCCGGAGCTCGACGCCAGACTGGTTGCCGAATCCATCGCCATGCAGCTTGAAAAGCGCGCGCATTACGCAAGCGCTATGAAGCGTGCAATCGAAAGAGCCATGAATTCCAAGGCTCTCGGCATCAAGATCATGGTTTCCGGCCGTCTCGGCGGCGCGGAAATCGCCAGGACTGAATGGAAGCGTGAAGGCCGCGTTCCCCTTCATACCCTGTGCGCCGACATTGACTACGGCACCCACGAAGCCCTCACGATGAGCGGCAAAATCGGTGTCAAGGTCTGGATCTTCAAAAAGATTCATTTCGCCAAGTCTCCCCGTGAGATTCTGGCCGAACTCAGAAAGAGCGGTGAAACTGGCGAACCCAGCGAGACCGCCGGCGCGGCAACAGCCGCGCCCCATAAATAAGGAGCCGATTTGCTATGTTGATGCCTAAAAGAGTCAAATACCGCAAGCCGCACAGCGCTCCTCGTATTAAAGGAAAAGCGAAGCGTGGCACAAACGTCTCCTTCGGAGAATATGGTCTTAAGGCCATTGACCCGAAGTGGATTACCGCCCGCCAGATTGAGTCCGTGCGTGTTACCATAGCGCGTTTCATCAAGAAAAAAGGTAAACTATGGATACGGATTTTCCCGGACAAGGCGATTTCCAAACACCCTGCCGAAACCAGAATGGGAAAGGGTAAAGGCGCGCCGGACCACTGGGTTTCCGTTGTGAAACCGGGCCGCGTCCTGTTTGAACTGGAAGGTCTTACCGAGACCGATGCCAGGGAAGCTTTCAGGCTTGCCGCATCCAAGCTGCCCATCCGGACGCAGTTTGTAACCAGAGGATAACCCGGAGAGGCAACCATGAAAAGCAGAGACAAACAGAATCTGAAAAACCTTTCGGTTGAAGAGATGCAGTCACAGCTTCATCAGGACAGGGAGAAAATGTTCAAGCTGCAGTTTAAACATTCCACCACCCCGCTGGCAAATCCGCTCGAAATGCGGACGCTCCGGCGCAAGATTGCCATGCTTGAAACTTTCGTCAAAGAGAAATCCGCTTCAGCCAAGGCTGCGGCAAAATAGGGTTAAGGCAAAATGGATAACAATAAATTACCTCGGACCCCGAGGAAATCACTCCAGGGCACGGTTGTGTCCGACAAAATGAGCAAGACGCGCGTGATCACCGTCGAGCGGCTCGTAAAGCACTCGATGTATGAAAAGGTCATGAAGCAGTCGAAGAAATTCTACGCGCACGACGAGAGCAACGAGTCTCACGTCGGTGACATCGTCGAGATCATGAGCACGAGACCCATGTCGAAGCTTAAAAGATGGCGTGTTTCGCGCATCATCAACAAGGCGAACGCCTAACGGAGAGCGACTATGATTCAGATCAGAACAATGCTTAATGTGGCCGACAACTCCGGCGCCAGAAAGCTTATGTGCTTCAAGATCAAAGGCGGCAGCCACCGCGATATCGCCGGACTCGGCGATGTGGTGGTCTGCTCGGTCAAGGACGCGCTGCCTACCTCCGAAGTCAAGAAAGGCTCGGTCGTGAAGGCAGTCGTGGTCCGCGCCAAAAGAGAATACCGCCGCAAAGACGGTTCGTACATCCGGTTTGACGACAATGCCGTCTGCCTGATTACCGATACCGGCGAGCCGAAGGGAACCCGTGTGTTCGGACCCGTGGCCCGCGAACTGCGCGAGCGCAACTTTCTCAAGATAATCTCTCTTGCCCCCGAAGTTGTGTAGGGCTATAAGGAAACGGAAAGATATGTCCAATATTAAGAAAAAAGACACCGTAATGGTGATAGCCGGAAAAGACAAGGGCAAGACCGGCGAAGTCCGCAAGGTTATGCCGGAAAAGGGCCGTCTCGTGGTCGCCGGTATCAATCTTGTGTCCAAGCATGCCCGCGCATCGCAGGGCAAGCCGGGCGGAATTCAGAAAATCGAAGCGCCGATCAACACCTCCAACGTGGCGCTCGTCTGCCCCAAATGCAAGAAGCAGAACCGGCCGAAAGCCGGCAAGCTTGAGAACGGCGAGAAGATCAGAATATGCCGCAAATGCGGCGAGACAATCCTCTAGGCCGGATGTCGAGTTTAACCTAACAAACTGGTATATAAGATGGCAAAGAAAAAAGAAACAGCAAAGACTGGCGAAAACGTGATGCCGAAAGATTACCAGCCCAGACTCAAGAAAGCGTACACGGAGAAGGTTCTTCCCGCACTGCTTTCCGAGCTGTCGCTGAAGTCCCCCATGGCAGCCCCCAAGCTGACCAAGATTGTCGTTAATATGGGACTTTCCGAAGCTAAAGAGAACATTCAGGTTGTGGACTCTGCCAAGGAAGATCTTTCCCAGATTACGGGACAGGCACCGCAGGTCCGCCGGGCAAAGAAGTCCATTTCTAATTTCAAACTGCGCGCCGGCATGCCTATTGGTCTGCGCGTAACGCTGCGCGGCCCCATGATGTATGAATTCATGGACAGGTTCATTTCCATCACCTGCCCCAGAATCCGCGATTTTCAGGGTTTCGATGCCCGCTGCATGGATGGCCGCGGCAACCTGAACCTTGGTATCAAGGAACATCATATTTTCTCCGAAATCGATATGGAGAAATCCCCGAAAGCGCGCGGCATGAATATCACTTTCGTCACCACTGCTGGAAACGACGAGAACGGTCGCAGGCTTCTGGAGCTGATGGGCTTGCCGTTTAAGAAACCTCAGCAGAAGAACTAAAAGGAGAGCTGAATATGGCAACCCAGGCATGGATGGCAAAGCTTCGCAAACCGCAGAAGTTCGCCGTCCGTTTCAGAAACAGATGTCAGATTTGCGGCCGTCCCCGCGGTTACTACCGCGACTTCGGCCTCTGCCGTATATGTCTTAGAAAGATGGCGCACGACGGTCTGATTCCGGGCGTCAGAAAATCGAGTTGGTAGAGAGGATGTGTTCATGGATCCGATAGCAGATCTTTTAACGAGAATACGCAACGCCAGCATGAAAGGCAAGGAGCGGGTGGATGTACCCCTCTCCAATATTAAGTCCGAGATTACGCGCGTCCTCAAAGAGGAAGGCTACATCTCCAACTTTAAGCCCGTGCAGAACGAGGCTAAGCGCAACGTCATACGGATTTTCCTTAAGTATACCGCCGACAAAGAAAGCGTTATACATGGAATCCAGCGCGTTTCGCGCCCCGGCTGCCGCGTTTACAGAGCTTACGAGAACATGCCCAAGGTCCGCGGACCGTTTGGCATCTCGATAGTTTCCACCTCGCTGGGCGTTATGAGCGACAGCGACGCGCTTAAAAAGAAGATCGGCGGAGAAGTCCTTTGCCAGGTTTGGTAAAGGTTCGCCCGTCTGGGAAAAAATAAAATGAGCAGAATAGGTAAATTACCGATAAGCATTCCGGCAAAGGTGAAAGTGGAAGTGCACGGTCAGGAAGTGAAAGCAACCGGCCCGCTCGGCACCCTCTCCTACACCCTGCCCCAGAACATTTCCGCCGCAATAGACGGCGACAAGATTAATGTGGCGATGGCCGGCAACGACCCCGTCGTCAACATGCTGTACGGAACGGCTCGCGCACGGCTCAACAATGTCGTGCACGGCGTAAACGACGGCTTCTCCAAGGTGCTCGAAATCAACGGTCTGGGCTATCGCGCCCAGGTGCAGGGCGCCAAGCTCTCTCTTGAGCTGGGCTTCTCGCATCCCGTGCTTTTCGACATCCCGCCCGGCATCAAGATGGAAGTCGATGCCAAGCAGACCACGCTTACCGTAAAGGGAGCGGACAAGGTGCTGGTGGGCGATCTTGCGGCGCGCATTAAGCGTCTCAAAGAGCCGGAACCCTACAAGGGCAGCGGCATCAAGTACCAGGGCGAACACATCGTCCGCAAGGCCGGCAAGGCAGCTGCAGGCGCAGGCGGCAAGAAGTAGTGGAGAATATAGATGATTACGAAGAACGACAGACTTGAATTCAGAAAAGAACGGGTCCGCAAGAATCTCAGAAAAGCGGCGACCACCCATCCGCGGCTTTCCGTGCACCGGACCCTGAAATATCTCTATGCGCAGGTTATCGACGACACCACCGGCAAGACGCTGGTGAGCGCGACGACCCTCGGCAAGGAACTTGAAGGAAAGTTCAAGGCCTCAGCCAAGAGCATCGAGGCCGCAAAGGCACTCGGTGGCCTGATCGCGAAAAAAGCCATTGATGCGGGTCTCAAGGAAGTCTGCTTCGACAGAGGCGGACATATCTATCACGGCAGAATAAAAGCTATTGCCGAATCGGCCCGCGAAGCTGGCCTTAAGTTTTAACAAGGAGCCCAGAGCTAATGTCTGAAAAGGCGCTTAATCCCAGAGACGGTAAATTCCGCAAGGAAGCACCCGTCAGCTACAAAGACAGACGTCAGATGGACACCGTCGAGGAACAGGTCGGCGAGAAGTCCACGGTCGTCAATATCACCAGAACGGCGAAAGTCGTGAAGGGCGGCAAGAGATTCTCTTTCCGCGCTCTGGTCGTAGTCGGTGACGGCAACGGTACGGTGGGTGTTTCCATCGGCAAGGCCAATCAGGTGCAGATGGCTATACAGAAAGCCACGACCCATGCCAAGAAGCACATGGTCACTTTCCCGCTCGTGCAGGACACCATCCCGCACGAAATCATCGGCAAGTTCGGCACAGGCCAGGTCTGGATGAAGCCGGCCGCGCCCGGAACCGGCGTTATAGCCGGCGGCGGCGTGCGCGCCGTGCTGGAAGCCGCTGGCATCAAGAATATCCTTACGAAGAATCTCGGCAGCACCAACCCGTTCAACACGGTCTACGCCACTCTCTCGGCGCTCGAGGAACTTCGCAGTAAGGAAGACGTCGCCAAAATGCGCGGCAAGACCAACTAAGGAGAAATTTGTCTATGATAGGATTGGATTCACTGTATCCGAAACAGGGTGCCGTTCACCGCAGAAAGCGCGTCGGTTTCGGCCGCGGCTCAGGCCACGGCGAGACCAGCACGAAAGGACAGAAAGGTCAGTCCGCGCGCTCAGGCAACGGCCGCGACGAGAGCATGGAAGGCGGTCAGATACCTCTTGCCCGCCGCATCCCGAAAAGCGGGTTCTCCAATGTGCAGTTTGAAAAGCGCTACGAGTGGGTAAATCTCGAGACGCTGGCCAAGTTCCCGGCCAACTCCGAAATCAACCCCGAGACCCTCAAAAAGAGCGGCGCTGTAAAGTGCGCATGTCTGGTAAAAGTGCTGGGCCACGGCGAAATAAAGCATGCCGTTAAGGTCAGCGCCCACGCTTTCTCCAAGAGCGCGAAAGAAAAAATTGAAAAAGCCGGCGGAACCGCCACGCTTATCAAAGCCGCTTAGTTTGAGGTAATATGGATCAAAACGCATTTGCCAATCTGTTCAAGATTCCTGAAGTAAGAAAGCGCGTAATATTCGTGCTGATCGGTCTGGCCATTTACCGGCTGGGCGCGACCATTCCCATACCGGGAATCAACGCCGAAGCGCTGCGGAGCCTTTTTGAATCGAATAAAAACGGCCTCCTGGGGTTTCTGGATATTTTTTCAGGTGGGGCGCTCGGAAAGTTTTCAATCCTTTCCATGGGCGTGATGCCGTATATCAACGCATCGATTATCATGAGCCTGCTGCAGGGCGCTCATGTCATTCCTTATCTTGACAGATTGGCAAAAGAAGGCGAACAGGGCCGCAAGAAAGTAAACAACATCACGCGTATTTTCACGCTCTTTCTTGCCATGTTCCAGAGCGCAGGTCTTACCGCCGCGCTGGCGCATATGCCCACGCCGGGCAATCTGCCGGTAGTGTCGAATCCGTCGGCGATGTTCTACATCACCACGGTGCTTACGCTTACGACCGGCACCATGTTCGTAATGTGGCTGGGCGAACAGATGACCGAGCGCGGTATCGGCAACGGTATTTCGCTTATCATTTTTGCGGGTATCGTTGACCGCATGCCCAGCGCCGTGATGAACCTTATAGAGCTGGTAAAGCTCGAGGAAATAAGCATAATCATGGCCGTAGTTATTGCCATAATGGTGTTCGTTATTATGGCAGTGGTCGTGTGGGTTGAAACAGCCCAGCGCAAGATTCCCGTGCAGTACGCAAAGCGCATGGTCGGCAACAAGATGTACGGCGGCTCAAGCAGTTATCTGCCGCTTAAGGTTGACCAGTCCGGCGTTATCGCGGTCATCTTCGCAATATCGCTGCTCAGCGTCCCCATGACGCTGGTGCAGTTTAACCCGAACGCCACATGGGCGCAGGGCATACTTTCTTTCTTTAACCAGAGCAACTGGATTTATGAAACCGTTTACGGCGCACTCATTATCCTGTTCTGCTACTTCTATAACTCGGTCAGCATCAATCCTAAGGAACTGGCCGATAATATGAAGAAATGGGGCGGCTTTATCCCCGGCATCAGACCCGGCGAACCGACCTCCGAACATATTGAATGGATACTTAACAGAATCACGCTGGGCGGTTCGCTGTTCGTGGTCGCCATAGCGGTTCTGCCTGATATTCTGCGCAAGCAGTTCAACGTGCCTTTCTATTTCGGCGGCACGGCCCTGCTGATTGTGGTTGGCGTTGCTTTGGATACGCTCGGTCAGCTGGAAGCGCACCTGCTCATGCGCAATTACGAACCTATGATGAAGCACGGCAAAATCAAAGGCCGCTGGTTCAATGTTGGAATGTAGGTTGTTAAAACGTTCCAAAAATAATAGAATAAGCAAAGAGGTTCTGATTTGTGAATATTATTTTGCTCGGCGCGCCGGGCTCCGGAAAGGGGACGGCGGCGCAGGATTTGTGTCATCAGCTTGATCTGCGGCATCTTTCGACCGGAGATATTTTCCGCGACGAAATCGGCCGCAAGACCGAGCTTGGCGTAAAGGTGCAGAAACTTGTTGAGTCCGGCAAACTTGTTCCGGATTCGATGGTTCTCGATATTGTCACCGGAGCCATAGCAAAAGAAAGCCGCGGACTGCTTTTCGACGGGTTTCCCCGTACGCTTGAGCAGGCCGAGGGCCTTGACAATTTTTTCTCCAGACAGTCTAAAAAGATTGATGCCGTGGTTCTGCTTGATGTGCCGGAAGATGTTATAGTCGGCCGGCTCACCAGCCGCAGAACATGCACAAAGTGCAAACACGTCTACAATCTGGTCAGCACTCCTCCCGCGAAAGCGGGCGTGTGCGACAAGTGCGGGGCCGAGCTTTATCAGCGCGCTGACGACATGCCTGAGACTGTTTCTAAAAGACTGATGGTGTACCGCGATCAAACCGAACCGCTGGTTGCATATTACAAAGCCAGCAACAGACTGCTCAAAATAGACGGTGCCAGAAAACCGGCTGCCGTCGTTGCGGATATCGTGGCCGCCATCGGCCGGAAGGCTTAATATGATCTCTTCCCGCGGCGGTAAGAAACCTGTGTCGCTTGGCAGGGGACCCGTCATTGAAATAAAGACGCCGGATGAACTGGCGAAAATGCGCGAAGCGGGACGGATAGTAGCGCAGGTTTTGCAGGTCCTTGAAAATTCTGTACGCCCCGGTATATCAACCGGTGAGCTTGATAAAATCGCAGCCGATGAAATCCGCCGCCGCAAGGCGGAACCGGCTTTTCTGAACTACGGCGGTTTTCCGAATACTCTGTGCGCTTCCGTTAACGAGGAAGTCGTGCACGGTATACCTAATAACCACCGCGTGCTGAAAGAAGGCGATATTATAAGTCTGGACATGGGCGCGAAGCTGGACGGGTATTATGGCGATTCCGCCATAACGGTTCCCGTCGGCCGCATATCGGAAAGCACCGCGAAGCTGCTGGCGGTGACTAAACAGTCACTGTACTGCGGCATCGATGCGGTGAAACACGGAGCGCGGCTGGGCGACATTTCCAGAGCTGTACAGGATTACGCCGAAGCTAACGGAACATCGGTCGTAAGGGACTTTGTAGGGCACGGCATAGGGCGCCATCTGCATGAAGAACCGCCCGTGCCGAATTATGGCGACGAAGGCACCGGACCCCTGCTTAAACCGGGCATGGTGCTTGCGATAGAGCCGATGCTCAACGCCGGAACCTACGATGTGTACGTGCAGAAGAACGGCTGGACGGTGGTTACGGCGGACGGGAAGATGTCCGCGCATTTCGAACATACCGTGGCGGTCACGGAGCAGGGCCCCGAGATAATGACGGCTCTGTAACAGGAGACAGGATAAAGTTTTACTATGGGAAATGACAGCGGAAAAATAGAAATCGAAGGCCTGATTCTGGAATCGCTTCCCAATGCCATGTTCCGGGTAGAAATACCTGGCGGCAAAGTGATTTTGGCGCATATATCAGGAAAGATGCGAATTCATCACATAAGAATTCTCCCTGGCGACAAGGTCAAGGTGGAGTTATCCCCGTATGACCTTAGCAAGGGGAGGATTGTTTACAGAGAGAAATAGGAGGTACGCGGAGGGTTAACGCTTTTCGCGAAACTACGAGTCATGAAAGTACGTGCTAGCGTGAAGAAGATCTGTCAGAAATGCAAGATTATACGGCGTGCGGGTGTAGTCAGAGTGATTTGCCCCATTAAGAAACACAAGCAGCGCCAAGGATAGTTTATACCAAGGAGGAATTGGCGGGAAGGCCCCGCCAATCGTTGACACGAGATTATGGCAAGAGTCGCCGGAGTGGATTTACCAAAAAATAAAAGAGTGGATGTAGCCCTTGGCTACATCTATGGCATCGGTCCCGCTACCGCCCAGGAAATGCTGGCGAAGCTGAACGGACAGATTGCCCCTGCAACCCGCATTAAGGACCTCACCGAACAGCAGGTGAGCCTTCTTAACAACCTTATCCAGAAGGAATATAAGGTTGAAGGCGAACTGCGCCGCGAGATTGCACAGAATATACATCGCTATATAGAGATCGGCAGCTACCGCGGCCTCAGACACCGCCGCAATATGCCTGTCCGTGGACAGAGAACCAAGACCAATGGTCGCACCCGCAAGGGCAGAAGAAAGACCGTCGGCGCGGCAAAGCCCGGTGTGAAATAAGGAGGAGGGAATAAATTTTCCCCGTCTAAGCAATGGCAGAAGAGAAAAAAATTGTAACAGAGAACGCTCAGCCCGCAGCCGCGGAAGCGAAAAAGCCCGTCATCAAGAGAAAGGGCAAATCCGTTTCCTTCGGCGTGGTGCACATTAACTGCTCTTTCAACAACACCATAGTCACGGTCACCGATGATAAGGGCAACGCAATAGCGTGGTCCACCGCCGGATCCAACGGATTCCGCGGTACCAAGAAAGGCACTCCTTTCGCAGCACAGATAACCTCCTCGAAGGCTATCCAGAAGGCGGCGGAGTATGGTCTTCGCGAAGCGGCAATACTGGTCTCGGGCCCCGGCCCCGGCCGTGAAACCGCAATCCGCGCCGTGCAGGCTTCCGGCGTGCATGTGTCCACCATCAAGGACGTAACGCCCATTCCGCACAACGGGTGCAGACCCCCGAAAGCCAGAAGGGTTTAGTCATTAACGGAGGAAGATAGAAAATGTCGAGAGATACGGGATCCAGCTGCAAAAAGTGCCGCCGCATTGATACAAAGCTCTTTTTGAAAGGCACCAAGTGCTACACGAAGTGCATCATGGAGCGGCGCGCAAACCAGCGGGCCAATCAGAAAGGCGGAAAATTCAGAAGCAAGAAATCGGAATACGCCATTCATCTTATCGAGAAGCAGAAGGCCAGAATGATGGCCGGTATGACGGAACAGCCGTTTGCAAACCTGTTCCACAAAGCCGCGCAGACCACCGGTCAGACCGGTGAAACGTTCCTTCAGTTCCTCGAAATGAGACTGGACAACATTGTCCGCCGCATCGGCTTTGCCGTGTCGCTTAAAACAGCGCGGCAGATTGTCAAGCACGGACACATCAAGGTCAACGACGTCGTGGTGGACATACCGTCCTACCAGGTTCGCGTCGGCGACGTGGTGAGCCTGATATCGATGAAGGAAACCCCGGCTGTTAAGCAGGGTCTGGAAGAGACCGACAAGCGTTCCCTCCGCCCCAGCTTCCTCGAATACGACGCCCAGAATATGTCTGGAAAACTGCTCCGCCTGCCGGATCACGGCGAACTGTCGTTCCCGGTGAAAGAGCAGCTCATCGTCGAATTCTATTCGAAATAATTAATTTTTCGCAGAGGTGTCAGGGATGGCTATCGAAGAACTCGTTCTGCCTGCAAAGGTTCAGCTGGATGAAAAGACCGCCAACGGCCACTACGGCAAGTTTACCGCCGAGCCGTACGAAAGCGGTTATGGGCATACCGTCGGCAATTCCCTGCGTCGCATACTCATGTCCAGCCTGCAGGGCGCGGCCGTTACGGCGGTCCGCATTGAAGGCGCCATGCATGAGTACAGCACGCTTTCCGGCGTCCGGGAAGATGTCATACACATCCTCCTCAACCTCAAAAAGCTCCGCGTTCGCTTAAGCGGCAGCAACAGAGAGTACATTTACCTGAGCGCGACCAAGCACGGCATAGTCACCGCCGCGCAGATAAAGGGCAACGACAAGGTTGAAATCATCAACACCGACCTTGAAATCGCCAACGTCGAGCCGGGCGGCAAGCTTGAAGCCGAAATCGAAATCTCCTCGGGCCGCGGCTACGTGCCCGCCGAGGAACTGGGCCGGGTCAACCGCCCTGCGGGCTTCATTCCCGTGGACGCGCTGTTCTCGCCCGTCGTGAAGGTTCATTATGACGTGGAACCGGCGCGCGTGGGCCAGAAGACCGACTACGACAGGCTCGTGCTGGAAGTCACCACCGACGGCAGCGTCGATCCGAAAGACGCGCTGCAGAACGCCGCCGGCATACTGAGCCGCTCGCTGCATATCTTTACGCCGGAAGGCGTGAAGGAAACCGAGCATCTCGACAGCGCCGAAGTGGCTGAAAAACGCCAGGGCGGCGTGGACTCCAAAATCGAGGAGCTGCTTGACCAGCCCGTCGACACAATCGAGCTTTCTTCCCGCGCGGCCAACTGCCTTAAGGCGGCGAAGATAAGCACAATCCGCGAACTCGTTCTCAAGACCGACGAGGAACTGCGCGCCATCAAGAATTTCGGCGCCAAGTCGCTGGACGAGATCAAGGAAAAGCTCACCGAAATGGGCCTTTCCCTCGGGATGAAGTTTTAGGAGAAAAAGGTTAGCCGCCCAGGCGGCGCCAGTTACCGTTTATGATTAAGAATTTAGGACACAAAAAGCTCTCAAGAACCGGCAGCCACCGGCGCAGCATGCTTTCCAACATGGCGACCAGCCTTGTTCTTTCCGAACAGGTGCAGACCACGGTCACCAAGGCGAAGGAAGTGCGTCGCGTCGTCGAGAATATGATAACCAATGCCCGCAAAGGCAACCACGAGGAAGTGCGCCGCATCATTAAAAGCAAGGTGGCCTACACCAAGCTTTTCGATGTGCTCGCTCCCCGCTATGCCGACCGCGCCGGCGGTTATACCCGCATTCTCCGGCTTGGCAGAAGAAAAGGCGATTCCGCCGAGATGTCTCTTATCAAGCTGGTGTAGTGCCGACAGGGNTCTATGATAGATTACCTATTCAGTCTTTTCTCCAATGACATGGGCATGGATCTGGGAACGGCAAATTCCCTGATTTATGTTAAAGGAAAAGGCATTGTGCTGAGGGAACCGTCCGTCGTCGCCATCGACCGTGAATCCAGAAGGGTTCTGGCCGTCGGCAGCGAAGCCAAGCAGATGCTTGGCCGGACGCCCGCCAATATCGTGGCGGTGCGTCCGCTTAGAAACGGTGTCATCGCGGACTTTGAAGTTACTCAGGAAATGATAAAGTACTTCATCCGCAAGGTGCATAACCGCCGCACACTGCTGCATCCCCGCATCGTCATAGGCATACCGTCAGGTATCACCGAAGTGGAAAGACGTGCCGTGCAGGAAGCCGCCGAACAGGCGGGTGCGCGGGAAGTTTATCTTATCGAAGAACCCATGGCCGCGGCCATAGGCGCGGACCTGCCCATTTCCGAACCGCATGCCAGCATGATAGTGGATATCGGCGGCGGAACCACGGAAGTCGCCGTAATTTCACTCGGTGGCATGGTGGTTACCCGCTCGCTGGATGTTGCCGGCGACGAAATGGACGACTGCATAATCCAGTATTTCAGACGCAAGTACAACCTGATCATAGGCGAGACCACTGCCGAGGAAGTTAAGATGCAGATCGGCTCGGTGTTTCCTCTTAAAGAGGAAAAGACCATGGAGGTCAAGGGCCGTGATCAGACACAGGGCCTGCCAAAAACCCTGGTAGTCACCAGCGAGGAAATACGTCAGGCGCTCATGGAACCCGTGCGCCTTATCGTGGATGTAATAAAGAACGCGCTGGAGGAGACGCCGGCGGAGCTGGCGGCAGATCTGGTTGACCGCGGACTTGTAATCGCGGGCGGCGGATCGCTGTTGCGCGGCATAACGGATTTGATACGGCAGGAGACGGATTTACCCGTCCATCGCGCCGCCGATCCTTTAAGCTGCGTCGCTATAGGCACCGGCAAGTTTCTGGAAGAACTGGACAACATACAGAACCGCAGACCGGATTTTTCCACCTGGTATCGCGGCAAGGTACGCTGACAAATTCCGTGTTTGTTTTGAATCTCGTGCAGGCCTCTGGCAACGGGGGCCTGCGCGAATTTTGTAGGCTTGTTGTATATGCATAACGAAAACCGGCTGGCGACACTCTCCCTTTTGTTTTTTTCACTGCTTTCCATTATATTGCTTGCCCTGCCTTTAAGTACTTTCGTGCGGGGTACACGCACTCTTTTTTCCTATATTTTCGTTCCCTTCATTCATAACAGCGCGGGCGTTTCGGAATACCTCAACGGCATTCCCGTCGGCGTTGTAAACCTCATCCGCACCGAAGACGAAAACCGTTACCTGCGCCAGCGCATAAAGACCGTGGACGTGATAAACGCGCAGAACGCGGCGCTCGTCGAGGAAAACGCGCGGCTTTCCGCCATGCTCAGTCTTCAGCCGCAGCTTCCGTGGAAAGGCGTGTGGGGCCGCGTAATTGACCGCGACCCGTCGCGCTGGTACAGTTCCGTCACCATCAATGTTGGCTCGCGCAACGGCCTTACCCAGCGCTCCTGCGTGGTGGCTGTGCAGGGCGGCAAGGTGGGCCTTGTCGGCAAGGTGCTGGAGGTGTACGGCACGTCGGCCAAGGTGCTGCTTATAACAGATGTCATGTCCGCAGTAACCGCAACCATGCCCGGCCTTGGCTGGAACGGCCTTGTGGAAGGGCAGGGACGCGAATTCGTGAAGATGAATTACATGCCGGTGGAAGTACAGTTTCAGGAAGGACCCGAGATAGTTACCTCGGCGGCGAGTCCGTTGTTTCCGCCGGGCATTTCCATAGGGCGCATAGACCGAGTGCACGGCAACGATGATTTTCTTACATTTGCCTCGGCCGAGGTTGTGCCTACCGTGCATATAGGCGGACTTTCCGAAGTGTTCGTTATTACCGGAGGCGGCCGATGATGCGCGTAATATGGCTTATTGTGTTTTATTTTGCGGCCGCCCTGCTGCACTGGTGGACGGCGGGTCATGTGTCGGCGCACGGCGCGGGACCGGACATAATGCTTCTGGCCGCGCTGGCCGTGGCGTCGTTTTGCGGGCCGGTAATGTCGCACTGCTTCGCGTTTTTCTGCGGCATTTTTGTCGATTTCATGGGCGTGCATTTATTCGGCGGCTATGCGCTGGGTTTTGTGCTTGCCGCGCACGGCGTGTGGTTTTTGCGGCGCAGAATGGATTTCAGCGGGGCGGTGTCGCAGATGATGCTTGCGTATCTGCTTACGCTCGGCGTTACATTTTTATATTGGCTGATGGGCGTGGTCTTTATCGGCGTACCGGTAGCCAGCGGCTGGCTTGGCATGCTGGTGTCCCCTTTCATAAACGGTCTGCTTGCGCCGCTTGTGTTTTACGCGGGCGGCAGACTCTTTGACAGCGGCGCGTCCCGTCCGGCCCTTTTAAGGCGCTAGAATGTCACTTATAAAAGTACCGCAGGAGCGGCTTAACCTGCTGTGGACGCTGGTGCTTATCGGCAGCGGCATCATAGCGCTGCGCCTTGTGGATATTCAGCTTTTGCGCCACCAGTATTACAAGGACGTGGCCGATAAAAACCGCACCCAGATTATCTACCAGACCGCGCCGCGCGGCACAATATTTACACGGGACAATGTTCCCATAGCAAAAAACCTGCCGTCCTTCAGCCTCATATTCTTTCCGGGCAAGTTCAGCGACACTTCGTCGCTGGATGACCTTGCCCGCGATTTCGCGCCCATATTAAACGTTACCGAAAGCGAACTGCGCGAGCGCATACAGCATTCCTTTGAACGCGGCCGGCCCATACGGCTGGCCGAGAATCTTTCCGAAAAGTCCATGTTCATGTTTTCGGAACTCAAAACCCTTTATCCCGGCGTGGATATCCTTGTCGAAACAAAACGCTATTATCCTAACGGCAATTTCGCCAGCCATTTCATAGGCTACCTTGGCCGCATGAACGCCAAGGAATGGGCCGAGGTGCGCCAGAAACGCCTCGATTACCGCATGGAAGCCCGCGTGGGCAAGAGCGGTCTGGAAAAGATGTTTGAGCCCTATTTAAAGGGCAAGGACGGCGGCATTTATCTGGAAATAGACTGGAAGGGCCGCGTAAAGCGCGTGCTCGATAACATACCGTGGCGCGCGGGCGACGATATTTACACGACCATAGATTCCGAGGCGCAGAAAGCCGCCGAAGACGGACTCAAGGCCTCCCTTACAAACAAGGGCGCGGTGGTGGCGATAAATCCGCAGAACGGCGATGTTCTGNCCATGGCATCCGCGCCCGACTTCGACCCGAACATGTTTGTAGCCTACAGCGACAGCGCGCCTGTAAAGGCCACGCGCGTGCCGGAATATAATCTGGCATTGCAGGGACTGTTTGCGCCCGCGTCCACTTTCAAAATCATAGTTTCGCTTGCCGCGCTGGAATCGGGCAAGGTAAAACCCACGGACAAATTCTTCTGCCCCGGTTATTACGACGCCGGAAACCGCGTGTTCAAATGCTGGCAGAAAAAGGGCCACGGCCCCGAGGATTTATTCAGCGGTCTGGCCAATTCCTGCGACGTGTACTACTATAGCGTAGGCGCGCGCATAGGTGCGGAAATAATCGAAAAATTCGAACGGCTTATGGGTCTTGGCAGTCCCACCGGCATACTTATGCCCGGTGAAAAAAGCGGTCATCTTTTCGGCCCGGTGACCCGCGGCAAGAGCAAGTGGCAGTGGTTTCTGGGCGATACTCTTAACATGTCAATCGGTCAGGGCGAACTGCTTGTCACGCCCATACAGATGGCGCAGGTAATAGCGGCCGTGGCAAACGGCGGCAATTTCTGGCGGCCGCAGTACATACTGCGCATTGAAGACCGGCAGGACCATGTGCTTCTGCAGAAAAAGACCGAACTGCTGCGCAGTGTAAAACTTCAGCCTGAAACGTGGCAGATTATGCGGCAGGCCTTAAAGGGCGTTGTGGACGGCGGAACCGGCTCAATGGCAAGAATAAACGGTCTCAACGTATACGGCAAGACCGGCACGGACCAGAACCCGCACGGCGACAGCAACGCGTGGTTTGTGGCCTATGCCGAAAAGCCCGGCGAAAAGCCGGAAATAGCCGTGGCCGTGCTGGTGCAGTTCGGTCTGCACGGTTCCTCGGCGGCCGCGCCAATAGCAAAACGCGTTATTGAAGCTTATTACCGTCTTAACAAACCCGCACCGGTCAAAGTATCGACGGCGACAGTTACGGCGCAGCCGCCGGCCGCGCCGGCGGCGCGGCAGCCTGCCGGAGTTCCGGCCAAGGCGCGTCCCGCCGCTCCGCCTGCGGAGGACGATGAAGAGGACGGAGGTGAATTCTGATGTTTAACGAAAGTTCCAAAGGCCTTAAAAAAGGCAGAATGGACTGGAGTCTTTTATTCGCGGCGTTTACCCTGCTTTTAATGGGTACGCTGGCGATAGTGTCCTCGACCGTTTCCCTGCCGATGCACGACCGCATACTGCGCATACATTTCACGGCCATTCCGCTTGCCGCGGCCATGTTTCTTTTCGGCTGGAGTTTCAATTACCAGATTTATCAGGACCAGTGGAAAGTGGTTTACGGCGTGGTGCTGGCCGCGCTTGTGGGCGTGCTGCTCTTCGGCGTTACGGACCGCGGTTCAAAATCGTGGTTTCGCCTGCCGTTTTTCTCCATACAGCCGGCAGAACTCTGCCGCATAGGCCTGATTCTGGTCTTTGCCAATTATCTGGACAAGAACTCCGCCCGCATACGCGAGCCGCTTGTCGCGCTGAAGGCACTGGCCCTTACCATGCCGGTGTTTTTCCTTGTAATGAAACAGCCCGATTTTTCCTCCACGCTGGTTACTTTTCCCGTGATGATTGCCATGCTTTTCTGCGCCGGAGCAAACATCTTTCATCTGCTTGTTATTCTGGGCTACGGTTTTCTTGCGGGCTTTTTCCCGATTGCGTGGACATTCATTTCGCTTAATCCGGACTGGCTTGATTCCAGCCGCGTTCTGCAGGCTTTTTACGCGCTGTCGAAATTCGGTTTGCCGACGCTTTATTTCTGCGTCGGCGTCGCGGCCTTTGCCTACGGTTTTAAATGGCTGGCCGGAAAGCTGCGCTGGCGTCTGCCCAAGATTTACTTTATAGGCGGCGCGCTGGTCATCATACTGGGTTTTCTCTCCGGCGTGTGGGTGCAGAACCAGCTTAAGGAATATCAGCGCAAGCGCTTCGAGGTTTTCCTTTCGCCCGAGGCCGACCCGCAGGGGGCGGGCTATAACCTTTTGCAGGCGCAGGTGGCCATAGGTTCGGGCGGCCTGCTGGGAAAAGGCGTGTTTTCGGGTACGCAGACGCGCCTTGGCTTTGTGCCGGAGCGGCACACGGATTTCATTCTTGCCGTGGTTGGCGAGGAGACCGGCTTTTGGGGGACGGGACTCGTTTTGGGCCTCTACCTGCTGATGCTGTGGCGCATAAGGCAGGCGGCCCAGCTTGCGCGGGACCAGTATGGCTATCTGGTCGCGTGCGGGCTGTTTAGTATGTTCACCATTTATCTGATGATTAATTTCGGCATGTCGGTGGGTATAATGCCGGTGGCGGGCATACCGCTGCCGCTGCTGTCCTACGGAGGGTCCAATCTGGTGTCGACATTATGGGCCGTCGGTATTGCCGAATCGATTTATGCGCGCCGGATGGCTTTGGTATAATCTTGACGCGCATAATGGTATCATTTAACTGATGAACGATTTTACTCCGGCGCGGCCGCACAGGCTCCGGTTCCGTTTTGAAAGACGGGACGGGGCGGCGGCGCTTTCGCAGCTGGAGCAGATAAAGAAACTGCGTGGTTTTTTTACGGCCAGCGGTCTGCCGGTTGCAATGTCCGGCACGCTGCCTAAAATAGCATTCGGTCCCGCCATAGCGGCTGGGTACGAAAGCATGGCCGAATACGCGGACGTTTTCCTTTCGGAGAGCGTTCCCGCCGGAGAAGCCTCCGCGAAAGTGGCGGCCGTGACCGGCGAAGGTTTTGTGCTCGCGGACGTAAAACGCATACCGGCGGCATTTCCGTCGCTGGAGTCGCTTGTTACGGTCGCGGAATTTGAAATAAGGGGCGAAGCGCTGGCCCGTCCGCCGTTTCCGGCGGAAGACCTGCTTGGCCTTACATCTTTGCCCGTGACCCGCGTAAAAAAAGGTCTGACCGAAACGGTTGACGCCAGACCCGCTATTGCCGCGGTGTCGCAGGACCCCGACGGCGCCGTGCGCCTGCTGCTGAGACTTGGCGGCGGACGCGGCGTAAAGCCGGAAAATGTTGTGGCGGCGTGGCTGGGCCTTACTTCGGCCCCTCCGCTTAAAATAGTGCGCAAACAGCTTTACTGGGAAAATGAAAACGGCGGCCTTGAGGCCCCGTAACGTGACTTTACAAGGAGTTTACAAAGAATGAAAAAAGCAAGTGTCAGACCGGAAAAAATAGAAATTTTGTCCAATACCTCGTTTGAGGAAACCCGCGTCGCGATCATGGAAAACGGACGGCTGTCCGAACTTTTGTGGGAACGCAGGGGCTCGCTCAATATAGTCGGAAACATTTACAAGGCCACGGTGGAAAATGTTCTGCCCGGCATCTCCAGCGCGTTCGTTAACATCGGCTACGAAAAAAACGCCTACCTTTACATCTCCGACGTGCTCGGCGGCGACAAGGACCCCATCGACCGGCTAATCAAGAAAAATCAGGAAATCCTCGTGCAGGTTGTTAAAGACGCCATCGGCACCAAGGGCATGAAAGTCACCATGGACGTGACCCTGCCCGGCCGCTATCTGGTTCTCACCCCCTTTCAGGAATTCATCGGCGTGTCCAAAAATATCGACGACGAGGAAAAAAGAAGAAGCCTCACCGAGACCATGAACAAGCTGGCCTCCGAACATTTGAAGGGCATGGGCTGCATAGTCCGCACCGAAGCCGAGGACGCATCGGCGGACGAGCTCGAAAAGGAAATGAAGTATCTTCAGCGCCAGTGGGAGTCCATAAGCAGACGTTTTGAAACGGCCAAATCTCCCTGCCTGCTGCATAAGGACATGGACCTCGTTTTGCAGGTCGCGCGCGACATTCTCTCCGAAGACGTCAGCATTTACCTTATGGACAACCGCGAGGATTATAACAACGTCATGGAGTTCGTCGGCAAAATTTCGCCCGAGCTCAAGGACAAGGTGCGCCTCTACACCGGCAAGACCCCCATTTTCACCGCCTTCGACGTGGACGCCACCATAGACGAACTGCGCAAGACAAAACTTCAGCTTCCCAACGGCGGAACCATCATCATACAGGAAGCGGAATCGCTCTGCGCAATCGACGTTAACACCGGCAAGTTCACCGGTTCCAAGTCGCAGGAAGAAACCGTTACCCAGACAAATATCGAGGCCGCGCAGGAAATAGCGCATCATCTGCGGCTTAGAAACATCGGCGGCATCATCGTCATCGATTTTATCGACATGAAAAAAGCCTCCAACCGGCATAAAGTCGTTGACGCTCTGGCAAAGGCCCTGCGCCGCGACCGCGCCAAGATTCGCATTCTGCCCATCACGCGCCTCGGCCTTGTTGAAATGACGCGCGAGCGCAAGAGACAGAGCACTCTCAGTCTGATAACCGAAGAATGTCCGGAGTGCCACGGTTCCGGACATTCTTCGGTTATCAGACTGAGAGTGCTCTGTCTCTTGCGCTCGCGCGTCATTTCAACCAGGCCGAGCCGCGTTATACGCATACTGCCTATAACGCGGCTCGGCCTGGTTGAAATGACGCGCGAGCGCAAACGCGAAAGCACGGGCAGTCTTTTGACCGAGGAGTGTCCCGAGTGTCATGGTTCAGGCCGCGTGCTTTCCACGGAAAGCATGCGCATAAAAATACAGCGCGAAATTTATAATCTCACCATGGGCCGCCCCGGCGGAACCATGCGGCTGGTGCTAAACCCCATTCTGGCCGAGGGCATGAAGCTCAAGCAGGAATTTCTCGAACGCAACGTGCACCGCAGCATCAAGATACAGTCCGACCCCCAGCTTACCTGGGAAGACTACCGCATAGTTCTGGAGTAAATGCCATGCGGATAGTGCGTCGGTTTCTGGCTCTTCTTGCTTTTGTAGGCTGTCTGTGGTCGCCGCTTATGGCGGCGCGCGCAAACCGCTGCGAACCGGACCAGATTCAGTTTGCCGTGTCCGGCAAGTTCAAGTCCGCGGTTGACGTGCAGCAGCAGTCCGGCACGCTTTATCTTGACGCCAAGCAGACCGTAAAACTGCTTGGCGGCACGCCGTACTGGTATCCCAAGTCGAAACAGCTTATCGTGCGGCTTAAAAAGCTGCGCGCGCGTTTCGAGGCCGGAACCAAGAACTATACGCTGGATGATAAAAAGGAAAAGCTCTCGTCCAAAGTGATAATGGCCGGCGGGAAAGTGTATTTGCCGCTGGAATTTTTTACCTCCGACGCCGTGGCCTCCGCCGTCGGCAAGCAGGTGGTGTTTAACGACAACGCCCGCTCGCTGGACGTGGACTCTCGCTACAACGTGGGCGACGCGGATTACTTTTCCTACGGCAGTTCCACGCGTATACTCTTTGAACTGCACGACGTGAAAAACTATACGGCCGAGGAACGCAACCCGCGCATACTGGAAATAACCGTTCCCTCCGCGCAGGCGCGGCTTGAAGAGCGCACCAATGTAAACGACGGTCTTGTAAACAGCATCACCGTCACGCAGGACGGCGACAACGTAAAGATAACCGTCGTTTTCGGCAAGGACAAGCGCAAGTGGACGGTCAACCGCGAAGGCGATACGCTGGTGGTTGAGGTCAACCCCGATGCCGATACCCCGAAGTCCATTGAAAAAAATACCGTCAAGCTCAAGACCGAACTCAAGCCCGTTGAAGTCAAGAAAAGCGGTGAATCCCTGCGTATTCCCGATGCCGTAATTCCGGGTTCCGAGGGCAAAAAGCGCATAGTAATAGACGCCGGTCACGGCGGCAAGGACCCCGGCGGCAGCCGCCGCAAGGGCATGATGGAAAAAGACCTCAATCTGGCCTTTGCCAAGGAACTGGAGGACATTCTGGAAGAGGACGGTTCCTTTGACGTGCTGATGACCCGTACTTCCGATTACTTCATCCCGCTGGCCGTACGCTCCGATATCGCCAACTCCTCGCAGGCCGATATCTTTATTTCCATTCACGCCAACGCCCACCGCAAGCGCACGGAAAACGGCTACGAAATATACTTCATGGCCGACGACGCTTCCGACCCCTGGGCCGCCGAAGTGGCCGCGGCCGAAAACGCCGTAACCAGCATGGAAGACAATCCGTCCATTACCTCGGCCGACATGCTGCTTCATTCGCTGGCCCGCAACGAATATATGAACGAGGCCGCTCATCTGGCCGGCATGATAGCCAAGAACGTCCAGCGCGAGGTCCCCATAAAAAACAGGGGCGTCAAGCAGGCGGCGTTTTACGTTCTGCGCGGCACTTACGCGCCGGCCGTGCTTGTTGAAACCGGCTTTATGACCAATAAAAAGGATGCCGATTACATCAACAGCAAAAAGGTCAGGCGGCAGTTTGCGCAGGGTATTTACGAAGGGATTATTGAGTACGCCAAGGCGCGCGGCTGGCAGTAAGCCGCGCTCCGGCAGGGAGATAAGATGAAAAAATTTACAGCGGTTGTGTTTGCTGCCGTGCTGCTGCTTTCGTCATCGCCGGTGTTTGCAAAAAAGGCGAAGCACCATAAGGCGGCGGCAACGGCAACGGCGACAGCGTCCGCGGCCAAGGCGGAGGAAACCGCAGATGATTCCGACACCGCTACTGGCGGTTACGTGGCCGACAATCCCGACGCGGTAGCCACGTCCAAACCCCGCAATCTCGATGACGGCGTTACGGTCTATGAGGGCGGTCCCGCCCGTTCCGTCGGCGCCTATTCCGAACTCTCCCAGCCGGACTATGAGGACGGCGGTCTGCCCAGCTCTTACGGCTCGCTTAAAAGCGCCATTGCGCAGGGCGGCGACAAGTACCTGCTGTTTTTTGAAGACAGTATGGGCACGGTGCGTGTCGTTCAGCTTAGCGGGCGCGGCGACAATGTGAAATGGCAGGTCGTCAGCGTTTTGTCCCGCTCGGGCAACTAGGCGGTTTTGTGAGCCTTCCCATAAAGGCGGTTTTCTTTGATTTGGGCAATGTCCTGCTGAACTTTGACAGAAAGCGGCAGGCAGGTATGTTTGCGTCGGCCTGCGGGCGCGACGCCCGCCTGTTGCTTGAAGCTTTCATGGCCGCTGATTTAGAAGCGCGCGTGGACACGGGCGAGGCTTCCCCGCGGGACATTTACGGCTTTTTCACGGCCAACGGTTTTGGCGGCACTTATGCCGAATTCCTGACGCTGTGGAACAGTTGCTTTACTGAAATAACGCCCATGAAGGAACTGTTCCTTTCACTGAAAGGACGCCTGCCGGTTTACATTCTTTCCAACACAAATCTTCTGCATTTTACGGCGCTGAGAAAGCAGTTTCCGTTTCTGGAGCGCGCCGACGGACTCATCCTTTCTTACGAGGAAAAGTGCCGCAAACCCCAGCCCCGCATTTATGAAATAGCACTGCGCCGCGCCGGAGTTTCAGGCGGCGAGGCCGTGTTTATCGACGATCTGCCCGCAAATATCGAGGCCGCGCGGCAGGCCGGAATCAATGCCCTGCTTTTTACTTCCCATGCGGAGCTTTTGCCCCGGCTTTCGGCTCTGTCCGTTTGCCATTGAAAATACCGCCGGAGGGGTTTATACTAGCTTGAGGCACTGAACGCACCTTTTAACCAAGGGCCGAACAAGTGCCTCGCTTTTTGTCCCGTCTATGAAAATAAAAAAATACTCTAAACAGCTTAAACTGCTTGCGGCCGCCTGCGTGGCAGGTTCTCTGATTTACCTGTTCTGGCTGCCGAATGTCGCCGTGCTTAAAAAACACAATCCCAAAACCACGGCGTTTATAGAACTGCGCAGGGCGCAGGCAAAACGCGCGGGCAAAAAATTCGTTCTTAACATGCGCTGGGTAAATATAAACGCGGTGTCGCCTACGCTTGTGCACGCGCTTATCATGTCCGAGGATCAGGCTTTCTACCGCCATGAAGGCATAGACTGGGGCCAGACCAAAGCCGCCTTAAAGCGCGACTGGCAGAAAAAGAAACTGGCCATAGGCGGCAGCACAATATCACAGCAGCTAGCCAAGAACCTTTACCTTTCTCCGTCGCGCAATCCGCTTAGAAAGTTAAAGGAAATGATTATCGCCCGCATGCTGGAGCGCAATCTTTCAAAACAGCGTATTCTGGAACTTTATCTTAACGTGGCGGAATGGGGAAAGGGAATTTTCGGCGTGCAGGCGGCGTCCTACGCCTATTTCGGAAAGCCGGCCTCGGCGCTCAGTCCCGAGGAATCGGTTGCTCTTGTAAGCATACTGCCAAGCCCGCGCAAATGGAATCCCGTAAACCCCACGCGCTATCTGGCCGGCAGGCAGAACAGTCTGCTGTCGCGCATGCGCCGCTCGGGCTATCTGCCCGATGAGGTCGAGGAGGAAATCGGGCCGGAAGTGCTTACTTCTTCTTCGTCAGATAAAACGCAGGAGGCGCCAGCCTCCGAAGCCGGCGCCTCCTCTTCAACTCAAACCGTACAGTCCAACTAGTCCAGCGGTTCCTGCAAAGGTTCTTCCTTCTGGCCGATTGGCGTCGGCTTTGCGTTCCATATT